>SAMEA3387447__coassemble_2957_pt1 | contig 17568 bp, 18 predicted proteins | sample SAMEA3387447__metabat2_low_PE_013 | metagenome-assembled genome bin SAMEA3387447 (sample SAMEA3387447) | Felis catus | biome: Faeces | place: United Kingdom | collected 2012
CATTAACAAAAGCTTGATAATCATCTTTATTCAAAATCAGGTTGAAGTCGTTGGTGATTTTCAGTGTCATAATATTGTCTAAGAGGACGGGTAGAAATCGCAACTTTGGTCGGTGAAGGATTTCTAACTTTTTTATTGACTAAATAGTTAAGTAGATATATAGTTAAGTAACTTAAATAAATTGGAGGTTCGTATGGAAGTTCAAGATGAAGTACTAGATTTATTGTTTGATCTAACATATAAAGTCACGAACTATGTTCGAAATAACCGTCATTGCAAAGATGGGCCAAGAATCAAAGATGTGATGTTGTTTAAAACGATTTATAAAGCAGAGAATCATCAGATCACAATGAGTGAAGTGGCAAATGTTCTCGGTGTTTCTCCAGCTGCAGTATCACAGATGATTGCTGGATTTGAAAAGAAGGGTCTGCTTCAAAGGGTGCATTCGAATACAGATCGTAGAACGGTCTATATTCAAATTGTTCCAGAGGCAATCGACATGTTTCAAAAGCGTATGAACTCCCATATGGCTAATGTTTATTCATATTTAGATTATCTGGGGACATCTGACTGTGCGCATTTAAGAGATATTTTAAAAAAGACAGCTTATTATATGGAGGAAAATAAAGAATGACAAAGATTATGAAATATTTAAAACCATATTGGCTATCCATTGGCCTTACACTTGGTTTATTGTTTGGACAGGCAACCTGTGAACTAACAATGCCGGATTATATGCAAAATATTGTCAATACAGGTATTCAAAATGGAGGTATTGAAAGTGGTGTCTATGAACAGGTTCGTGAAAGTACATTCAATTCGTATGTAATGTTCGCAACCGATTCAGAAAAAGATTTAATGACATCTTCTTATAAGCTAGTTACTCCAAGTAAGGCAACTAAGGAAGAGAAAACGAGAATTCCAGGTTTGAAAACAGAGAATGTATATCTATTAAAAGATCTTAGTGAAGAAAAGGAAGAGAAGCTTTCTTCCACTTTGACCCTACTTCAAATGACAATGGTAGAAGTGAGTAAGGATGCTAAAGAAAGCAATGTACAAATTCCTCAACTACTGATAATGAATGGTATAGATACATATAGAAAAGTGGCAAAATCCGAGATTTCTAAACTCGGAGATTCGACAGTAACAAGCATGAGCTCACAATTTTTAAAGAAGGAATATAGTGATCTAGGTATGGATATGGAAAAGATTCAACAAGACTATATTATCTTTTCAGGACTTAAGATGTTAGGTTATGCCCTAGGCAGTGCTGTATGTGCGATATTAGTCGGATTCTTGGCGAGTCGTATTGCGGCAGGCTTTTCTAAAGATTTGCGTGAAGCCGTATTTGAAAAAGTGACGTATTTTTCCAATGAGAATCTAAATACTTTTAGTACATCCAGTTTGATTACACGTACCACAAATGATATTCAACAACTACAAATGACGGTGGCAATGTTTTTAAGAATTGTCATGTATGCACCTATTATTGGTGTTGGAGCCATTCTACACGTCATTGAATCTGGAGCGAATATGACTTGGATTCTAGCTTTATGTGTAGTGATCATTTTAAGCGTTGTATTTGTGATTTTTATGATTGTCATGCCAAAATTTAAGATCATGCAGAAAATGATCGATAAGATGAATAGCGTTGTACGAGAATTGTTAGATGGAATGTTAGTGATTCGTGCCTTTAATAATGAAAAGATTGAAGAAGCTAAATTTGATCAAGCCAATAAAGATATTACTTCTATTTCTTTATTTACAACACGAGTTATGGCATTTATGATGCCGATCATGATGTTTTTAATGAACGGTACCACACTTATGATTCTATGGTTTGGATCCAAACAAGTCGATACCGGCATCATTCAAGTTGGTAGTATCATGGCCTTTATGCAGTATGCGATGCAAGTTATTATGGCCTTCTTAATGATCACCATGGTTGCGATTATGCTTCCTCGTGCCAATGTCAGTGCTTTACGTATTCATGAAGTATTAAGTAGTGATATTACAGTAAAAGATAAAGAGAATACGAAAGATTTCTCATCTAATATGCGAGGTGTTGTATCCTTTAAAAACGTATCTTTTCGATATCCAGGAGCTGATGAAGATGTTTTAAGCAATATTAACTTTGAAACAAAACCAGGAGAAACGACTGCCTTTATTGGAAGTACAGGATCTGGTAAGTCGACATTGATCAACTTAGTACCAAGATTCTATGATGTGACAAGTGGATCTATTTGTGTGGATGGTGTAGACATTCGAGATGTCAAACAAGCGGATTTAAGAAGTCGCATTGGCTATGTACCACAAAAAGGTTTGTTACTATCGGGAGATATTGAATCTAACTTATTATATTCAAAGAAAGATGCCAATGAGAAAGACATCGAGTCTGCTTTATCTATTTCTCAAAGTACGGAGTTTGTTTCAAAAAAACCAGAAGGCATCCACTGTGAAATCAGTCAGGGTGGCACAAACGTATCGGGAGGACAAAGACAAAGACTATCGATTGCACGTGCCATTGTGCGTAAGCCTGAAATCTATATTTTTGATGATAGCTTTAGTGCATTAGACTTTAAAACGGATGCCAAACTTAGAGAAGCTTTGGCGAAGTCTTGTAAAGAAACGAAGAGTACGGTACTCCTTGTAGCCCAACGTATTTCAAGTATTTTACATGCCGATCAAATCATTGTACTGGATGAAGGGAAAATGGTTGGAAAAGGAACACATGCTGAATTGATGGAATCTTGTGATGTGTATCAACAAATTGCATCGAGCCAGTTGACAAAGGAGGAACTTGCCAATGTCTAATCAGAAACAAAGCAATCGTCCAAGAGGACCAATGGGCCATGGTATGCGTGGTGGCGGCGAAAAGGCAAAAGATTTCAAAGGTACAATGAAGAAGTTGTTCAATTATATCAAACCTTTTAAATTTACTTTTCTAATTGGAATTCTTTGTGCCGTTGTCTCTGTATGTATTATGGTCATTGGACCTAAGATTCAAGGAAATATTATTACAGAAATAGCCGAAGGCTTTATGAATAAAGTACAAGGCAAGGGTGGCATTGATTTTGATGCGATCAAAAAGACGTGTGCCTTATTATTAGCTATCTATGCCATGAGTACGGCCTTCTCGTATATTCAAGGCTGGTTGATGAGTGGCGTTTCCAATAAAATGGGATATCAGCTTCGTAAGGAAATGAATCAAAAGATTGATAAACTTCCACTATCTTACTTTGATAAAAATAGTCATGGAGACATTCTATCTCGCTTTACCAATGATGTAGATACTCTAGTTCAATCTTTAAACCAATCTTTATCCACGATGGTATCGAGCATTGTACAAATTATTGGCTTTCTAGTGATGATGTTAAGTATTTCTTGGAAAATGACATTAATGGCTCTTGTTGTGATTCCACTCAGTATGATTCTAGTGATGGTAGTTGTGAAAAAGAGTCAACGTTACTTTAAGGCACAACAAAAATCATTAGGCTTAGTCAATGGACATATTGAAGAGATGTATGCAGCACATACAATTGTGAAAGCTTTTAATGGGGAAGAAGAGTCTTTAAAATCGTTTAAAGACTATAATAATCAATTGTATACAAGCGCATGGAAATCCCAATTCTTGTCTGGTTTAATGATGCCATTAACAAATTTAATTGGAAATATTGGCTATGTCGGCGTATGCATTCTAGGCGGTTATTTAACGGTTCATGGTGAAATTGCCGTGGGAGATATTCAATCGTTTATTACGTATACACGTAACTTTACGCAACCAATCTCACAAATCTCACAATCTATGAATATGTTACAGAGTACGGCAGCAGCTGCAGAACGTGTCTTTGAATTCTTGGCGAGTGAAGAAGAAGTTGCTGAAGTACAAAATCCAGTTGTATTCGAAGAAGTGCAAGGCCAAGTAATTTTTGAGAATGTATGTTTTGGATATGATCCAAGTAAGATTATCATCAACGATTTTTCTATGTATGTCAAGCCAGGCCAAACAATCGCTATTGTAGGTCCTACAGGTGCAGGTAAAACAACGATTGTAAAATTATTGATGCGTTTTTATGAATTAAATGCAGGCACTATTTATATTGATGGCCATAATATTACAGACTATACAAGAAGTGGTTTACGTAATATGGTGGGTATGGTATTACAGGATGCTTGGCTGTTTGAGGGAAGCATTTTAGAAAACTTACGATTTGGCAGACCCAACGCAACCGATGAAGAGGTCATGAAAGCTGCTAAAGCTGCGCATGTCGATCACTTTATTCGTACATTAGATTATGGTTATGATACCGTACTAAATGAAGCTTCTAGTAATATTAGTCAAGGACAACGACAATTATTAACGATTGCCCGTGCCTTCTTGGCAGATCCTAAAATCTTGATTTTGGATGAGGCGACAAGCAGTGTGGATACACGTACAGAAGTCTTGATTCAAAAGGGAATGGATGAGTTGATGAAGGGGCGTACAAGCTTTGTGATTGCGCACCGCCTATCTACGATTCGTGATGCGGATAATATTATCGTTATGGATCATGGTGACATTGTGGAAGTGGGAAGCCATGATGAATTGATGAAGCGTAATGGCTTCTATACGAAGTTATATAATGCGCAATTTGAAGAGGCTTAAGCTATGCGTAAGATCATAGTGGATTTGAATGTAGTAAAAGATAATGAATTTTCAATGATGTATGAAATGTTTGGATTAGACGTACAAAATAAATCGTACGAAGATTTTGAAAGAAGAATGCTGCAGATGTCCATTGAGACTATTATTGAAGTAAAGAATCGAGAACAAAATCTTACATCTTGTGCTAAATGGATCTTTATCTTAGAGGATATTCAGCAAAAAAGTGATTGTCTGTATTGTATCTGGGGTGTATAACACCCCATTTTTCTATTAAATCGCTTTCTTTTTGAATTGGATTCATATATAATAAAAACGTGTTAAGGAGTGTGAAATTATGAAAGACATTACCGAAACAATGACATTTACTACGGAAGAGATTCGTCGTGAAAATATCAAGATGATTCTTCGTGAAGTAAGTGATGCTTTGGAAGAACGTGGTTATAATTCAGAAAATCAGATTGCTGGTTATTTGATCAGTAACGACCCTGCGTATATTTCTTCTCACAAGAATGCTCGTAACTTGATTCAAAAGATTGAACGTTATGAAATCATTGAAGAACTTGTACGTGCGTATTTAGAGAAATAATGGATCGTATCATTGGTTTAGATCTTGGTTCAAAAACATGTGGTGTATCGATTTGTGATGCGCTTCATATTACGTGTCGAGCTTTAACGACTGTGCGTTTTGAATCGGATGATTATGATGCTTGTTTAGAAGAAGTTTTAAAGCTATTAAAAGAAAATAAAGTCAAAGAAGTAGTTTTAGGCTTGCCAAAGCACATGAATGGAGATATCGGAATTCGTGGTGAAATATCTTGTGAATTTGCCAAGAAATTAGAGTCTTCGGGTATTACAGTTCATCTATGGGATGAGCGACTTACAACGGTTGCGGCCGAAAAAATCTTACTACAGGGGGATGTTTCTCGTAAGAAACGTAAAAAAGTAATTGATCAGATGGCTGCCGTTCAAATTTTACAGAGTTTTTTGGACAGACAAAACGGGGGATTCTAGATCCTCCTTTATTTTTGAAAGGAAAAGTATATTTATGTTAGATTCAAATAGTTTATATGTATATGATGAAGATGGAAATGAAAAAAAGATGACCATCTTATTCACTTTTGACAGTGATGAAACGGGATGCCAATATGTGGTTTTCCAAGATCCAGACAATGATGAGGGCGAAGTGTTCGCATCTCGCTATGACGACAAAGGTCAGTTGATTCCTATTGAAAGCGAAGCCGAATGGGAAATGGTAGAAGAAGTAATCAACACGTTTGTTGAGGATGAGGAAAATGCCGACTAGGCGAAAAGTCAATTCTGTAAGAGTTGTTCTATTAGTTGTTGTATGTCTTTTAATTATCGCCGGTCTTGGTTCGATTTTTGTCGTAAAGACAGGACTATCAAGTACGGGCAACGGGGATAAGGAAGTAGTGTTTACCATTGAAAACAATGAATCATTTGATTCAGTTTTAGAGAACTTGAAAAAAGAGAATCTGATCGCAAATGCGAGTGTTGCCAAGCTTTATGCCAAGGCAAGTCACAACACAAACTTTGTGGCAGGTACTTTTGAATTGGATAATGGCATGAGCGTAAAAAATATTTTGTCTACCATTCAAGATAGTACAAAACTAAAGAAAGATGCTCTTGTCTTAAAAATACCGGAAGGCAAATGGGCTAAGGAGATTGCGGCTGAAATATCAAATTTATATGATGGAAAGTATTCTTCAGAAGAAATTTTAAATCAATGGAATGATATTTCTTATATTCAAACGCTCGCAAAGGATTATTCTTTCTTAAATGTAGATGATTTAAATAATTCCAACTATAAAGTGAAATTAGAAGGCTATTTATTTCCTGACACATATTTTTTGGAAAAAGATGACTCTCTTGATGATATTACACGCGTTCTGTTAGATCGTTTTGATGTGATGTATAAAGAGAATAAAAAGTCATTTGATAAAAGTGACTTATCCATCCATCAAATCATTAGCTTGGCAAGTGTCGTTCAATTTGAAGCAAGTGAACCTGGTGATATGGCTACAATTGCCGGTGTTTTCTACAATCGTTTAGATCAAGACATGAAACTTCAATCGAGTGTAACGGTATGTTATGCATTATATGATGATTTCAACGATCCAAAAGATTGTGAAACCAATCCGGAAATTGATTCACCATACAATACGTACTTACATGAAGGCTTACCGATTGGACCAATTCTAAATCCGGGGGATGAAGCCGTTAAAGCCGTATTGAATCCAGAAAAAACAGATTATCTATTTTTTGCGGCCGATATATATGGTGATGGAAAAGTATATTATTCAAAAACATATGAAGAACACCAACAAATCTGCGAAAAATTAGGCTTAAATCTGTAACAATGTTTTGCATAATTTAAGGATTATGTTATAATTTTTTGTGCTAAATACAAGGAGTGATACCACATGGCAAATGAAAAATTTTACGTTACCCAAGAAGGTTATAATGATTTAGTCAATGAACATGAAAACCTAGTTCATAAAGTTCGTCAGGAAGTTATCGTTGAGTTGCAGGAAGCTCGTGCACAAGGTGACTTGTCTGAAAACGCCGACTATGATGCAGCCAGAGAACACCAGGCTCAAGTCGAAGGTCGTATTCGTGAATTAGAGGCAATGATCAAAAATGCTGAAATCATTAGTGAAGTCGATAATGCGGAAGATAAAAAGAAAAAGAATGTTGTAAAACTGGGATCTACTGTTAAAATCTTAGATTTATCAGATAACCAAGAAGTAACATTCAATATCGTTGGTACAATTGAAGCGGATCCATTCAATGGTAAGCTTTCAAACACAACACCACTTGCAGAAGTCATCATGGACCACAAAGTTGGAGATGTATGTACTGTAAGACGTGTTGAAGAACCATATGATGTAAAAATTCTTGAAATTAAATAGAAAAACATCAAAAAATTACGTATAAGAGAAGGGTGATATTTATGAAACGAACTCTTCTCTTTTTTTGTCTCTTTATTTTCTTTACCTTTACCTGCTTTAACCGGTATACACCCATTACCTTACAAGAAGCCAAGCCCACATTGATGCAAGTGGAAATTAAGGGAGCTATTCAAAATCCGGGTGTTTATACTTTAAAGCGAAATAGCTCCATTTCAAGTTTAATTCAAATGAGCGGAGGCCTATCAGAAAACAGTGATACGTCTAGAATCAGTTTTAACTATATCCTACAAGATAAAGATGTGGTGGTGATTCCAGAAAAACAAGATGTAAAACTCATTTCTATTAATAGTGCCACACTTGAAGAACTACAAACACTTCCAGGTATTGGTCCGGCCATTGCCCAAAGAATCATGGAGTATCGCAAAAGTAAAACATTTCAATCTTTAGAACAAATCCAAAATGTCAAAGGCATTGGTCCAGCCATGTTTAATAAGATCAAGGATAAGATCTGCCTATGATGTTGATACTTTCACTTGGCTTTTTGGCCTGTCTGATCTTAAAAGAAATACTTTGTATACTCTGTTTTACACTTTTCTTTCTTGTCTATCTATACTATCGGTTTAAAAATAAAAGAATCATGATTTTATTTTTTTTATTTAGCCTATTAAGCTGTATCCTTGTATATCCAAAAGAAGTTCAACAACAGGATACATATAAAATTACAGAAATAAAGAAAGGATACTATATAGGTAAAAATAGAGGTTCTAAAATACTTATTCAAACAGATTTAGATCTAAGCTTTCAAGATGAAGTTAAAGTCAAACACATAGAACCCATTCATACAGATGATAATTTTACGCTATTTAGTTTTACTCGATACAATGAAAATAAGAATATCAGGTTTAAGACGAACTCTGTAGAAATTGTCCACAAATCAACATCATTCAAGTCTAGACTCTACAACTACTTAAAGTTGAAACCCAATTCTTCCATTGTCTTATCCTTATACTATGGCATACACGATGAAAGTATAGATGAAATATATACGATGCTTGGATATGGCTATATGAGCGCATACTACATTGTTCTACATATCTTAAAGCGAAAGTGGGATGAGACTCGTATTCGAAGAATCCTTCTAGTCCTCAGTGTTTTATTTGGCCATTTCTTTGTGTTTACACTTGCATTCACAAGATTTATTTTGTATCAGTTGAGTACTCTATTGTTCATATCCAAACCCAATCAAATGGCTTTTACGATCTTTTGTTTCGGCATAATCTATCCAAATCAAGTACTATCCATATCTTTTTTATGTCCACTCTTATTACAACTCGTATCTTATTTTTGTACAGAACACAAATGGATCGTACAAAAGATGATCTTAATTGGATTGATGTTTATTTACTTTAAGAAAGTGAATCTTATTTCATTACTTTTTTTTAACATCTTTAGAAAACTATATGGTTTGATCTTCTTATTTGGATTTACAGTGTATGATTTAATACACCTAAAATTACCAGACCTTACCATCCATTATGCACCTAAAATCCTATTTATAGTTCTATTTATCATCTTCTATATACAATGCTTAAAACACTTTCAATGGAAATATCTATGTATATTTATCGTTCCATTTCTAGAGATCTATTGTAATCCTTTCTTTCAAGTCTATACATTAAATATAGGTCAAGCCGACTGCAGCATTATTGTAGAACCCTTCCATAAAAGCGTAGTGATGATTGATTGTGGGCAAAACCTATATCGTGATAATGTCGAAAGAATTATTATGCCCTTTCTAGAAAATAAGAACATTCATGCGATTGATACATTGATACTTACACATGATGACTTTGATCATAATGGAGGATATGAGAGTTTAAAAGATAAAATTGAAATCAAACAAGTCATAGAAGATTCAAATGATAAGGTCAATGTAGACTATCCATTTTATTTATTATTAAGTGAAAGAGAAGCTAAAGATACCAATGATTCAAGTATTATCAGCTATTTTACCTATGATCATTTCACCTATCTTTTTATGGGGGATGCGAGTAAACAAATTGAAAAACAATTGATGGCTACATATGATTTAAAGGCTGATGTCGTAAAAGTAGGGCATCACGGATCGAATACGAGTTCAGACTCAGATTTTCTTGACTCTTTAGATTGTAAGATTGCACTCATTAGCGCAGGTTATAAAAACAAGTATGGTCATCCAAGTGTTGAAACACTCAAGACATTAGAAACCCTGCATATCAATACATTATGTACGAGTGATTGTGGAAGTATAGCCATCTATTCTTTATTTCACCTTTCATTTCTTGTCACAAACGATGGAATGTTTGGTATAATATGGACATGATTTATATTTTATACGGAAAAGACAAAAGCATGGTTTCTATGAAGCTAGAGGCCATTAAAAAAAGACATCACATTCAAGAAAACATAAATATCTATGATGCTCAAACAGATGAAATATCCAATGTTCTACAAGATTTAGATGCCTATTCGATCTTTGATGATGACAAGATGATTATTGTCAATAACTGCACGTTTCTTTCAAGTAAGAATACGACAAACTATGAAGTCGATCCCTTTCTAGTAAGAAAAGACACAGACATGATTCTAGTCTTAGTATGTCCAAGTGATAAATTGGATACAAGAAAGAAAAAGGTGAAAGAAATCAGTAATTGTGCTACATTATATTCCTGTCTAGCTTTAGATGAAAAGTCACAAAAGTTCTATGTACAAGATAAACTAAAGGAATATGGTGTAAAGGTGGATTTTAAAACATTAGATTGGATGACAGGAAGAATGGGACTAGATCCTATGTGCATCCAGAATGAAATTGAAAAGATTTCCATCTATTCAAAACATCCAACGCTTGAAGATGTACAAAATCTATTAGTTGTAGAACCTATGAATGACATCTTTAAAATGGTTGATGCCTTCTTTAGTCAAAATGGGATCTTATTGTTAGCCTACTACCGTAACTTTAGAAAGTTGAATATGCAGCCAGTAGCTATCGTTGCGCTTTTGGCAAGTCAAATCCGTTTTCTATTCCAAGTACGCGTATTAATGGATGAAGGAAAGGCACAGGCAACCATTTCCCAAGAGTTAAAGGCCAATCCATATCGCGTGAAATTAAATATGCAAAAGGCCATGCGCTTTTCAAGTGAAGCCTTACTTTATAATCTATCTTTACTTGCGGATTTTGATCAACAGATGAAAATGGGTAAGATTGATAAGGATGATGGTTTTGAATACTTCTGTCTAAACTTAATGATGAACAAGGGATAGCCTTGTTCATTTTTTGTTTTGGATGTGATGTTAGCTTTTATGAGAAGGTATTTAGGGGGTGAGAATACACATGAATAATAAAAAAGATATATAATAGTTAGGTTTAACTAGCAATTTGGTGACTTTGCCATAATTCTTCTTTTTATCATTTATGCGAACAACCATTCGTTTTTCAAATCCTTTAAGCGAGTGATCTTATAGATGTTTTTCAATCTAAGTAGTACATACTGTAGCTTTTCTGTGTTATCCATTCCTTGCGTTTCTCTTTGCATGATAAAAAGAGCATTGTATCGATTTATATATTTTGATGCTACCCCTTTATATTTTTGCAGCCTTTCTTCAATCAATTTGTGGAAACTGTTCACTGTATTTAAATGATTGAATTTATCATATGACTCATGACTGATTAACACTTTCTTAGTACAGTTCTTACTTTCTAAAAGTTCGTTGTAACTGTTAGAACCATCTAGCATTACAAAAGATTTTGATTCAAGACATTCACCAAATCTTAATAGATCTAGAGATGATGGCTTGCCATAATTTAATGTTCTGGCAATTGTATGAGTGAATCTCTGTATTGCAGTGATGATGCATATCTGCTGATTAGACAAGCCTCTTTTTGTAGCAGGTGTTCCACGATGTTTAGGTTCTACTCCATCAATTTTAGTTCCTTTATGATTGTAAGGAGTATATTTTTCATCCATCTCAACTTCATTACCTACTGTGTATGGGATGTTCCTCAGTTCCTAGACTAACCAATAGTTTATGGCGCATATTAAAAACATTACGTTCATTCACGTTGATTTTAGCAGCTGTTTCTTTAAGAGATACACCATTCAATGTATCCAGGATAAGTTCATTCCATTTGGATTGGTCTTGATGAGAATAAAAAGTAAGCTGACCGCGGTCCACAACAAAACGTTTTCCGCATTCTTTACAACGAAGCATTTGTTTACCAGAGTTAGCAAAACCGCTTTTAATTAAACGAGGATGATAACATCCGCATTTAGGACAGTATTCAAAATGATACGTATTCATTTTACTGTTTGTTTCAAAAAAGTCAGTGATTTCAAAATCAATCTTTTGATTTGAAAAGATCGTAAAGCAGTGATAGTATCTTAGTTTAAATATTTTGAAGTTCTTGTCATAAGTGTAGTCTCTCTTTCGTTTACACATATACAATAAGTCTTAAATGGATATCATTAATGTCAGTTATATTAACAAGTCACCAATGTATCTGTTAAGCCTATAAATTCTTTAGACATAAAACAATGTCCATTCTGTGGATCTAATGATTTTACAAAATATGGTCATAAAAAAGATGGAACACAATGAATAGTAACAGTCTATGCAAAGTATTGCTTGACAGCTAGTCCATCATTAAATAACATCACTTCTTGAAGAGCCTTTAAAAGCTGTATAAAAATACATCTCATCATTCATTTTTCCAAACAAATACACTCACAAACAACCCTCTTATTGCTTAGTTAGTAGTTTTATCTGTATCTGCTGGTTCTAACAAATTTTTCAAGTGATTGTATGTATTACAATCTTCAACAAAAATATAAGTAGTTTCCCTTGCTCTAGTCAAAAGAACTCGATATGCATTTTTTACAAATTGCTCAATTATTTTATCCGCAGATAACGACTTAGCACCTTTTATACTTTCAGCCAATTTATTTATGGTTTCAATATGTAATTCCAATTTTAAATATCTACTTCGAAAATATCTTTTTCCCTTCTTACTAGTTGCTTCGTATTTATCATGATTAATTTTCCAATGCCCACTTTCCCACGACAGCGTATTTCCCCATATAAGAATGGTGTCATCAAATTCTAATCCCTGACATTCAAACTCAGATACAAAAGAATCAAGCTTGTTGCTATTTCTATGATAATAATATTGATACAAGTCATTTTTAGCAATAGACAAACTTCTGTTTTCACAAAAACTATATGTATCTTTATCAAAAGGAGCACAATCATAGCTATCCACTACAATACCGATTGATTCATCATCTTTATCGTATGAACGATTTTTTTCATAACCTATTGATTTTAATAAATCATCATAGTTGTTATAAACCTCATACCCCTTTTGCTTTATCGGCAATGAGTTCTCACCATTTAAAATTGAATTAACTACTGTTAATTGTGGATCACCCTCATCGTTTCTTTGATTCGATTTGAGCTTAAGTTTAGGATGTAGTTCGCAGTTTACTCCATACTTAACAAAAGTATCTCTAACGCTTTCGTCTGATACAAACACTTTAATTCTGACTCTAGATTTTATTTTACTTAGCTGATAAATTGAATTGAGAATGTCTGTTTCGCCATCTTCTTCACCGTTATTTATTTCTTGTCCGTTTCCTATAAATAAAACGACGTTTTTACTTTCATTTGATAATTCAATATCTTTTATTGCTGAAAAAAGTAATAAATATGCTTCAGATAATCTATTGCGATAAATGATACACTGAGTATTAAAATCAAATTCCGACACATATTGTCCGCACACAGGTTTAGACCTTGTTGCAATGCGCGAATAGTTCCACATTCTTTGCGCCTCGTCTACAAGTAACACTTGATCCTTTATACGAAAAAAATCTTCGTTTTTATTAAAGAAAAAATTATTGCAATAGTTGCTTACATTATAAAGTTCTTGTATATGCCCAATCAGATGTCCACTTAAACCTTCTAAGTTCTTAAATGCTCTACTTTGAATCAACTCCTGAAATAGTGGATTTGCTGAAGGATTTTGCTTTATACGTTCTATTTCTCCATCCACAATTGAATTGAAATATTCCTCTAAGTTTGCATTTCCTGTAACATATTGAACATTAGTAATGCCTTCGCTTAAACATGTCTCTAGTAACGTAAAAGCCGTACCGGTTTTTCCTGTACCTGGACCACCTTTAACAATTGTAATTCCAAGTGTAGGTTCATTCGAATTAAGAACTTCGTGCATTATCGAACTACATTCTTTTACATTATCATTATCTTTTTCTACATAATTGACAATTCCATCATGAATAAGAGCTCTTAAAGCCCCGGAGATACTAGGATCTAAAAACTTTTCGCCATCCAACATAAGCTTGAAATCACTAATATCACATGATGAAGAAATTGATTCAATAACTTTTGTAAATTCATCACTCACAACTATAGAAGGATGATTCGGTACTCTGTTCATCATATACGGATTTGTAAAAACCAAATAACTCTCAAGAGTTAAGGCTCCTTGATTAATCCGGTTTACAACTTCTTTATTGCATCGCCTAATTATATTAGTATATCTTTTAAGTTGTTTCAAATATCCCTTGATTTGGTAATCATCATCTGATTTACCACTCTTAAACTCTAAGATTATTATTTTATCCTCACATACAATAAGTGCATCAACCCATCTTTTCTTTAAATGATATTCAAATCCGATTAATACATTTCCGACTTTTTCCACTTTTTCCAAGTTCTTTGCTGAAATCATCTTTTTGAAGAAACGTATACAATCAATCCAAGATCGTATCTTGTTTTTTGGATCATCCTCATCAGTAATAGAATAGTTGCAACCTTTGTTAACTTCATCTTGAGCTTCTTTAAAGATTTCATTATCAAATTCAATCCCTTCTGTATATTCATAAAGAACCTTACAGAAATTATATTCATCTTCTCTTATCAACTCGGCTATTGTATAACAAACAACTTCTAGTTTTCCTTTATCTGAAAACACCTTCATTCTAATCACCACCTATTAATTTACTGTCTATTTGTTTTTCTTTAAATTTGGCTTTGTGTAAAGTTCATCAAAAACGACTACTTAAACATTGTAGATTGTATATTAATAGTCTGAACTTTTTTTACTGCCATTCATATTTTTTATCTGATGTGTACCTTCCAACTAGTAGGCGCTAATCTAAAGTCTGCATCATCGAAATGATCGAAGACCTTAATGTTAGCGGTCTTGTTTTTAGGATCGAAGTTATATACACGATAAATATAATATGATTTGCATTTTGAAGTTTTCTCGCACCGGCACTGTCTTGCTGCATTCAGCTCACGTGGTGTAAGATAGAAACCATCAATATATGCGGATGTAGTAGTCTTAACTTCAACATAAATTTTCTTCTTGTCTGGCATGGTTATTCTAATATTGTAACCACAGCCATCCCCTTCAGTCTCAGCCACATGCTCGATAACAGCATCTGTACCTTCATACTGTTCACGAAGTAGATCTAACACTAGATATTCGCCTGCCTTACCTACTGAGGTCTTAGCAGATTGTAGTTTTTTGTAATCTACATGTTTACCTGTCAACTCATGTGATACTTTTACTCTTCCACTAGACATCTTCTTCTGATCTTCTTCATCCTCGATATGAATCTGGAAACCCTTAATATTAAATCCCTCTGATATCTCATTTAGTTCTTCAACCGCTTCTTTAACATCCGGATTATATGGATTTGTATTTCCAGGTACGATGTATTCTTGATCACCAACTAATCCCAGGAAATCTTGCTTATCAATAACATTCATTCCGTACTGATTCCAAAAATGCTCCCATGAGCCAGGCTTCTTTTTTTTAGAGTGCCATTCGAAGTCCTCTAAGAAGTTACTGGTTTTTTGTTCCAACGGCTCCTTTAATTTAAAGGGAAGCTTTACAATAGCTAATACATTACCATCTGCATCAGGTTCAGTGATATAATCAATAACACCACCACCATAGATATTGAACTTTCTATTGGCAGTAGACTTCCCTGGTCTTCGATAAAGGAATACGTCTCCTGCTTTTGGTTTATTATTTTTATGAATATTGTAGCTATAAGCTTCATAATCTCTATCCTTATGATCCATCCCACGATTAAGCATCTTCTCCTGGTGGGAATCAAAGATGTGATACTGTTCTGGATGTACTTCACTTAAATAATCTTTTAATTTTTGCATTTAATTTTCTCCTTTCATGTATTTTACTCAGAACATTTAGTTCTGGTTAAAATATATCACAGCTTAATAAGCATGTCAACTGCTCAGAGCATATTGTTCTGCATAATTTCAACTAAGAATGTTCTGTTTCCATTACTTTACCCGTATGGTACTGACTACTTCGCTCTATATAATTCGAAAATCATCTGTGCCAAAGGAACCGATTTAAATTTCTTTTTTTATTCTTACAATATCAGAAATTCCTTTTCTTTCAATATGGTGATTTTAGAAAATTAAAAGATTGCTAACTTACTCTGTACGTTTTCAAATTACACGTTTAAGTTTACACTTTCAACCCTAATACAAAAGAACTGTTAGTCTGTTTAACAACATAAAAGGACATTGATGTGTATGTAATTTTATTGATTACTATAAACAGACTTAAAAAGGGATTGCAAAAAGTTTTAATACTCACCACAATCCCTTTTCATATTGCAGGTTTATTCTCCTGATTGTCAGGCTTTCGTGCATGATGTAGGTAGCACGGACTCAATTGAGGATTAAAGACATCCTCTGGCTTTACAAGATACCCTTATTCAAATCTACCTCTTGTTAGTGGATTTAGGGAAGGAGCTTGAATTCCTCCTTACGAATACAATTTTTAACGATGCCTGCTCATCGTGATATATAAAAAGCTTTGTTTTGCTTTTTACAGTTACATTATATTGTGTTCTAACAATTCCTTAAACTATGAATTCGCCATCACTTTAAAATATTTACGTTTCATTATAGAAGTATCTTATAGAACTTTTCCTTTCCTCTTGTTTCAACCAATTCAACATATTTCGCATTAATTTGATTTAGTGTTTTATTCGTTTCAGCTTTATTCATCTTCATTTTCTTTCTTAAATAATGCGTCATTCTTGAAGATGCTACAACAGGAGCACCTTTATTCAATTCCATAATCTTTTCAACTATACTTTTAATATCATCCGGTTGTTTTGATTCTTCTATTTTCTTTAAAATTAAATTCGCCTTTTGATTAAAAGAAGTTAATTCTTTTAAAACATCAGCTTCTTTATTTGAAGAATTTTGTGTATTCGGTTTTGACATTGGATTACCCAATAAATAATCAGATTGTCTTCGAATAGCTTCTTTACAAGTTAAAGATGGCTCTCTATATATTATGGGGTAACCATGACTTTTTAAATCCATATACATCTCATAATAATCAATATCATTGGATACAAGTATGACTTGTCTTGGACTGTACTTTCCAAATATATATCCAATATACATTGAAATTCGATTATCTACAAAATTAGTTCCTACATGCTTCGTCTCGATAATATTTACATCATATTAATTCAGCATTTCTTTATATGCATTGGCACATTTTGTAGTCGTTGCACCACAAAACAAATAATATACATAATCTTCATTTAATAAATCCGTTGGTATACATTGATAATTTTCAAAATCAACAACTACAACATCCCTCCACTCTAATACTTTGTCTAACAATTCACTTTTCATTTCTTTTTTTCTCCGTTTCTAGATTTTTCTAGAATCCCTCAAGTCCAGACACTCTCTCTAATCTATTTATATTATAGTACGAGTATTTCTAAAAAAAAGAAGCTAAACACCTATCTGTTATAGCTTCTTCGATCATTACCACTCGTTGTATAATAATCCATTTTATTTTGATACATTCTTTTATCGACTAATTTACTTATTTCTTGAACCGCATCAAAATCTTGTTCTGAAGACTTG
>SAMEA3387447__coassemble_3385_pt1 | contig 11975 bp, 7 predicted proteins | sample SAMEA3387447__metabat2_low_PE_013 | metagenome-assembled genome bin SAMEA3387447 (sample SAMEA3387447) | Felis catus | biome: Faeces | place: United Kingdom | collected 2012
GGATACAAAGAGATTCTAGTCAGGGTGGAAGCTAGATTATTACGACTTAGCAAATGGACTTTCAAGGGCAAGGTGAAAAGTGTTTCTGAGTAGCTGCGACGTGTTCCGTGCGTTAAATGGATCGAATGTGATGGCATTCTAGAGGTGGGTATAAGTATACCAATTCAGGTGGTACCGCAGATTATTTTGATATTCTGTCCTGTGTCAAATTTTTAATTTGATGCAGGATTTTTTATTTATAAGGAGAGTGATGAAAAGTGTTAGCTGACTGGTGGTGGTACAAAGAATAAATAATTAGGAGGTAAAAGAGAATGTATAAAAATTTATTAGCATGTGGAATGGCTTTATTGATGTGTGGATGTAGCGCAAAAGCTGCAGGTAATGATCAAGTGTTGGCAGTTGGGTTGAGTTCAGAAATGAATGGAACTTTTTCGCCCATGTATTACCAAACGACAAATGATTCTTATGTCGTTGATTTGGTTTATCAAGGGTTGTTGAAATACAACAAAAAAGGAGAGTTAGTTGCAGATTTGGCTAAGTCCTTACCTGAAATCAGTGAAGATGGCAAGACAATGACTTTTAAATTAAAGAAAGGCATCCATTTTAGTGATGGATCCAAGTTTACTTCAAAAGATGTGCAGACAACATTTACCATTATGGCCGATCCAAGCTATACAGGTCGTTTTGCGAACAACGTTGATTTTTTAGATGGTTATAGTGAATATCATGATGCAGATGCATCTAGCTTTACTGGAGTTGAAACACCAGATAATTATACAGTTGTTTTCCATTTGGATAAGCCTAGAATTGATGCGGTTTCTACACTTGGAACACAGAAGATTTGTAGTTCAGAATATTTAAATTATAAAAAAGGAAAAACAGAAAGTATTGAAAAGAAGAATAGTAAGCCAATTGGAACGGGCGCTTATGTGTTAAAGAAGTTTGAGAAGACAAGTGGAGCTAGTTTAGTTTCAAATTCAAAGTTTAAGGCGAAAAAAGGACAGTATCAAATTTCTAAGATTATGATTAAAAAGACTGATACTTCAACAGAAGTCAAAGAATTGGAAAATGGAACAGTGGACTATATTCCGGATGTGATTGAGGCAAATAAAATTAAATCTGTACAAAAAAATAAAAGTTTATCTGTTGATTCTTATCCGAGTGATCGCGAAAGTTTTATTATCTTTAACTCTTATGTGGGAGCTTGTAGTGATGTTGCGGTAAGAAAAGCCATCGGATATGGATTTAATGCGCAAGAATATATTGATAATTACTATCAAATTGATGGTATGGCTTATAAGCCTGGTACTTTTGGAAATCCTGTTTCTTTAAATAATGGAAAAATGATTCGTAATGAAGAAAAAGTAGATGGTGTCACTTATTATGATTATGATGTTGAAAAGGCAAACCAAATCTTAGAAGATGCAGGATATACATTGGCAGATGATGGATATCGTTATAAAGATGGTGAAAAATTAACGGTTCGTTTCTTGGCAAATAAAGATAAGGATTCTTTGGATTCTTTGATTCCGGTTTTACAGAAATGCTTAAATGCGATTGGAATTGATTTTAAAGCCAATACAGTTGAATTTAATACGGTCATCAATACTGTGCAGGATGATGCTCAAACAGATAGTTGGGATGCAACATATCTAGGTTTCTCTTATGGCTCACCAGACGATACAGGCATTAACTTTATTTTAAGAACAGGTGCTACAAATAACTTTGGTCGTTTGAGTGATGAACAACTAGATGCTTATCTAGATGCTGGTATGTATACATCCGATAATGATGTATCTAAAGAGAATTATCATAGTGCTTTAGTTCGACAAAGTGAATTGTGTGGTTATTTACCTGTAGACTCTACTAAAACATATTGCTTAAGAAACAAGAATATCAAAGGAATGCATACAACATCTATTTATAATTGGGCTCAATCCATTGCGACGGCTTATATTGTAAATAAATAATACATGATGTATTCTAATGGATATTAGGGCAAAGTAAAGTCCTGTACTAACTAATGTTGGTGCAGGATTTTCTTGTATGGGGAGAAATTTTATATATTTGATTTAAGAAAATATAAATTGTTTATGCCTAGAGCATAACTTTCATGAAATATAGGTTGTCATTTGAGTTGATTTTAGGTATTATAATATTGCAGAAGTGTTTTTCTGATTTTGGAGGTCTTACTTATGGTCTTAAGAAGATTTACCACAATTGATAGAGAAGAATTGCTTTTTTAAGCGTGCCTACTATAGGTGCGCTTTTTTTGTTTTGAAAGGAAGGTCATTTATGGAAACAAAGCGTGTTTTAATTGTGATGGGTTCTCGTTCAGACTTACCTAGTATGGAAGGCTGCATGAAACAATTAGACGATTTTCAAGTTGGCTATGAAGTTCGTGTGTTAAGTGCTCACCGTACGCCGGAAGCGGTTTTGGAATTGTCAAAAACAGCGTGTGAACGTGGAATTCAGGTTATTATTGCGGCAGCTGGAGGAGCAGCACATTTAGCTGGAGTTTTAGCTAGCTCTACACCGTTGCCAGTTATTGGAATCCCTATTCAGACATCTGCTTTAGGTGGATTGGATTCATTATTATCGACAGTACAAATGCCTCAAGGTGTTCCTGTTGCGACTGTCGCAATTGGAAAATCAGGGGCAAGAAACGCAGCTATTTTAGCTTGTCAGATGATTGGGCTAAATGATAAGTCATTACAGGATAAAATTGTTGCGTTTAAAAAAGAACAAGCACAAAAAGTATTAGAACAGTCAATTGTTGAATAAGGAGAAAGAAATGGATACTCGTATTTTTGTTCATAAAAAAGAACAGTTTCAAGTTGAAAGTGAATCGTTAGCTGCTGAATTAAGACAATCTTTATCTTTAAAAGAAAATTTTGGTCTTACAAAATACAATTTATATGATATTTTTGATGCCGACGAAAATGATATTGAATTATTGAAGAAAAATGTTTGTAGCGAAGTTGTTACAGATGATGTATATGATTCTGTAGATTTAACAGGTAAATCATATTTGGCATATGAATTTTTGCCAGGTCAATATGATCAAAGAGCAGACAGTGCAATGCAATGTTTGATGCTTTTGAACAACAAACAAACAGTACGTATTCATTCAGGGACTTTATTAGTGTTCGCAAACCCAGTAGATGAAGAAACACTTAATAAAATTACACATTATATTGTTAACCCTGTTGAAGCGCGCGTTAAAGACCTTTCTGTATTAGTAGATGATCAGGACGTTGAAGTAAAAGATGTTCCTGTATTAGAAGGATTTACAACAAAGACGAAAGAAGAATTAGATTCTTTACGTCAGACTTTAGGGTTGGCCATGTCTCAAGCGGACATTGAGCATGTTCAACGTTATTTTGAAAAGGAAGAAAAAAGAGATTGCACAATGACTGAACTTCGTGTTCTAGACACATATTGGTCAGATCACTGCCGTCATACTACTTTTGAAACTGTATTAGATGATGTACATTTCCATTTGGATACATTGTCAGATGAGTTACAGGCTTCTTATGATAAATATTTAAAATTACGTCAGGAAGTTCATGGAAATCGTAAAGAAAAAACATTGATGGACATGGCTACTATCGCCGGCAAGTATCTTCGTAAACAAGGTAAACTTGATGATATGGAGATTACCGATGAAATCAATGCTTGCAGTGTAGAAATTACAGTGGATGTAGATGGAAAAGATGAACAATGGTTGTTGATGTTTAAAAATGAAACACATAATCACCCAACAGAAATTGAACCATTTGGTGGAGCAAGTACATGTATTGGTGGAGCTATTCGTGATCCATTATCAGGACGTAGCTATGTATATCAAGCTATGCGTATTACAGGGGCTGGAGATATCACAAAACCAATTAGTGAAACATTAGAACACAAATTACCTCAATCTAAGATTTCAAAAACCGCTGCTCAAGGTTATTCAAGTTATGGTAACCAAATTGGTTTGGCAACTACATTCGTAGATGAAATTTATGATGATGGCTATGTTGCGAAACGTATGGAAGTTGGTGCTGTTGTGGGTGCGGCTCCTAAATCACATGTTAAACGTGAAAAACCAGAAGCTGGCGATATTATCGTTATGATTGGTGGAGCTACTGGTCGTGATGGAATCGGTGGAGCTACAGGTTCTAGTAAAGAACATAATGAAACAAGTTTGGAAAAATGTTCAAGTGAGGTTCAAAAGGGGAATGCCTTGATTGAACGTAAATTACAGCGTTTATTTAGAAATCCTACTTGTACAAAATTAATTAAAAAGGCGAATGACTTTGGAGCAGGTGGAGTTAGTGTTGCCGTAGGTGAACTTGCAGATGGTTTGAATATCAACTTAGATGCAGTTCCAGTTAAATATCAAGGCTTAGATGGTACAGAATTAGCTATTAGTGAATCACAAGAGCGTATGGCTGTATGTATCGAGGCTAAGGATTTTGAAAAATTCAAAGAAGAAGCGTATAAAGAAAACTTAGAAGCTATCAAAGTTGCAGATGTAACAGATACAAATCGTTTAGTCATGAAATGGCGTGGGAAAACAATTGTTGATATGTCTCGTGCATTCTTGGATACGAACGGTGTTCGCCAGCACCAGATTGTTGATGTTTGCGAAAATGAATATGATGAACATCCATTTGATGCAGTAAACTCAGATTTAAATACAGTATTACAAGATGCGAATGTCGCAAGTCAAATTGGTTTGGCAGAAATGTTTGACGCTTCTATTGGTAAGAGTACAGTGTTGATGCCTTTTGGAGGTAAATATCAATTAACTCCTGAAGAAGGTTCTGTACAAAAATTGCCAGTGCATGGAATGACAAACACTTGTTCGGTTATGACATATGGATATGATCCAAAAGTATCTAAATATTCTCCATATTTAGGTGCTAGTTATTCAGTTGTTGAAGCATTAGCTCGTATCACAGCATTGGGTGCTGACTATAAGAAGTGTCGTTTATCAAATCAGGAATATTTTGAACGTTTAGGTGCCGATGCACAAAAATGGGGACAACCATTTGAAGCTTTATTAGGTTTGATTGATGCTCAATTGGCATTTGAAACACCAAGTATTGGTGGAAAAGACTCTATGAGTGGAACGTATAAAGATATTCATGTACCTCCAACAGTGATTACATTTGCGGTAACTACAGCTAAAACAGATGATATTGTTTCGGCTTCATTTAAAAATCCTGGAGACTATGTATATTTGGTAAAGCATACGCCAGTTAAAAATAATGTTCCAAATTATGAACAATTAAAAGAAAATTTTGAAACGGTTCATAAATTAATGCAAGAAAAGAAAATTGTTGCGGCAAGCACAATTAAATTTGGTGGTCTAGGTGCAACTATTGCGAAAATGGCATTTGGATCTAAAGTTGGTGTTGCGATCAGCACAGAAGAAGATGTATATGGATTCAATTTGGGTTCAATGATCGTGGAAGCTACAGAAAGTATTCAAGATGAACATTTAGAATTGATTGGTATTTTAAATGATGATTCTAAGATTGTATTAAATGATGAAACTGTTGAAATTGAAGATGCATTAAAGGCTTGGACAAAGCGTTATAGTGAAATTTATCCAATGATCGTGGATGAAGGAAAAGATACTTTAGAAACTCCATTAAATGATGCAGAAGTACCAATGTCTAAGGTTGTTGTGGAAAAACCAAAAGTAATTATTCCTATTTTCCCTGGACAAAACTGTGAATTTGATACAACAGCTAAGTTTGAACGTGCTGGTGCAGAAGTTAAACAAATTGTATTTAATAACTTAACTGTAGAAAACATTCAAAAGAGTATCGAAACTTTAGCCAAAGAAATTAGTACAGCACAAATCTTAATGATTGTTGGTGGATTTAGTAGTGGTGATGAACCAGATGGTTCAGGTAAATTTATTGCGAATGTATTAAGAAATCCAAAGATTGCACAAGCAATTGATACAATGCGTGCAAATGATGGTTTGATTTTAGGTATCTGTAATGGATTCCAGGCATTGATCAAATCTGGATTATTGCCTTATGGTGATATTGAAAAATTGGATGCGGAAAATCCAACATTATTTAGAAATAATATCAATCGTCACGTTTCTCATATTGCACGTACTCGTATTACAAGTAATGCTTCTCCTTGGCTTGCAGGTATGAAAGCTGGAAGCGTATATTCAGTTGCTGTTAGTCATGGTGAAGGTAAATTTGTTGCGAGTGAAGAAGTATTAAATAAATTGATTGAAAATGGTCAGGTTGCAACACAATATGTAAATGAAAAGGGTGTTCCAACAATGGATGGAAAAGACAACTTGAATGGTTCAAGTATGGCAATCGAAGGTATCTTCTCTGAAGATGGAAAAATCTTTGGTAAGATGGGTCACAGTGAGCGTTATGAAAAAGGCTTGTTCCAGAATATTGCTGGAAATAAAGACCAGGATATTTTCGCAAATGGTGTTCGTTACTTTACACATAAGCAGGTGAAGTAGAATGACGATGCAAAAGGTAGTTCAAGATTCTTCTGGGATCGTAGGCTTGTTCAATGTAGAACAAGCCGCCCAGAACATCTATTTAGCAATGCATGCCATTCAGCATCGTGGACAAGATGGTGTTGGTGTGGCTGTTAGTGATAGAGAAAATGTTGTTTGTAAAAAGGGATTAGGATTATTATCTGAGAATTTAAAACAAGATACATTAAATTCTTTGGAGGGTGATATTGCGATTGGTCAACTTCGTATGGCCACAAAAAATGATTCTCAATTAGAAAATGTTCAGCCGATTATGGTGCGTAGTCACCAAAGATATTTTGCGGTTGTATCAAGTGGGATGATCACGAATGCGATTTCTTTAAGAACGAAATTAGAAAATGAAGGATTGATCTTTCAAGGAACAAGTGATTCAGAATTATTAGCACATTTGATTCAGTTGAATCCAGGTTCTTTTGAAGAAAAAATTGCGAAAGCTTGTCGTATGATGAGTGGTGCTTATACATTCATGGTTGTCACAAAAGACAGTTTGTACGTAGTAAGAGATCCTCATGGTATTCGCTCTTTATATATTGCCAAGGTAGATGAAGGATATTGTATCAGTAGCGAAACTTGTTCGTTCCCAATTCTTGGTGGAGAATTTATTCGTGAAGTAAATCCAGGTGAATTGATTTGTTTCAATTGCGAAGGTATGAAGTCTAGTCAAATTATTGAAGAAGCAGAAACGAAGGCTTGTGCTTTAGAGTATGTATATTATTCTAGACCGGATAGCGTTCATAATGGTTTAACGGTTCATGAAGTAAGAAAACAATGTGGTTATTATTTAGCTAAAGAAGAGAATATTGAAGCGGATATCGTTGTTGGTGTTCCTGATTCAGCTTTAAGTGCAGCTGCAAGTTTTGCCAGAACATTGAATGTACCATATGAAACGGGATTGATTAAAAACCGTTATATTGGTTCTACATTTATTCGTCCGACAGAACAACAAAGAATGCAAGGTATGCGTGTTCGTTTAAATGCGATCAGTTCGGTTGTTAAAGATAAAAGAGTTTATTTAATAGATGATAGTGTTGTGAAAGGTTTTACATCACGTCGAATTTGTCAATTATTAAAAGAGGCAGGCGCAAAAGAAGTGCATTTACGTATAGCTTCGCCAATGTTGAGATATCCTTGTTTATATGGAGCGGACTCAACGGCACAAAAAGATTTGGCGGCATTTAACTATACAGTAGATGATATGGAACAATTGTTCCAGGTGGATTCATTGCGTTTCTTAAGTGTTGAAAACTTTAAAAAGTGTGTGCCTGAAACAAGCTGTTTAGCTTGTTGTACAGGTGAATATCCAGAAGATTTACAAGATTATAAAGATGAGGTAAAGGAGTAGAGTATGGCAGAACATTATGCAGCAGCAGGCGTTAGTTTAGAGGCAGGATATAAATCTGTTGAATTGATTAAGGAGCATGTTAAGAAAACAATGCGCCCAGAAGTGTTAGGAGGACTTGGAGGTTTCTCTGGCGCTTTCTCATTATCTAAAATTAAAGATATGGAAGAGCCTGTATTACTTTCTGGTACAGATGGTTGTGGTACAAAAGTTAAACTTGCGATGGTTATGAATAAGCATGATACAATTGGAATTGATGCCGTTGCGATGTGTGTGAATGATATCGCATGTGCAGGTGGAGAACCACTGTTCTTCTTGGATTACATCGCATGTGGAAAGAATGTTCCAGAAAAAATTGCGGACATTGTGAAGGGTGTGTCTGAAGGTTGTTTACAATCTGAAGCTGCTTTGATTGGTGGAGAAACTGCAGAACATCCAGGTTTAATGCCAGAAGAAGATTATGATTTAGCAGGTTTTGCCGTTGGTGTATGCGATAAAAAAGATATGATTACTGGTAAGGATCTAAATGTAGGAGATGTCTTGATTGGACTTCCTTCAACAGGTGTTCACAGTAATGGTTTCTCATTGGTTCGTAATGTATTTGATATTACAGAAGAATCATTAAATACATATTATGATGAATTAGGTAAAACTTTAGGAGAGGCATTATTGGCTCCTACAAAAATTTATGTAAAAGCATTAAAACATATTAAAGCATCGGGGATTACATTAAAAGCTTGCAGCCACATCACAGGTGGTGGATTCTACGAAAACGTACCTCGTATGTTAAAAGAGGGTATGGGTGTTGAAATTGATACAAAGGCATTCCCAAAACCTCCAATTTTTGATTTGATTCAAAAAAATGGAGATATTTCTATGAAAGAAATGTACAACGTATTTAATATGGGACTTGGCTTTGTGATGGCTGTAGATCCAGCAGATGTTGAAAAAGTTCAAGCTGCCTTAAATGAAATCAATGAACCTAGCTATGTGGTTGGTAAAGTAACTGAAACAGGGCAGGTAGATGTCCAATGGTAAATATTGCGGTATTTGCGAGTGGTTCAGGTACTAACTTTGAAACAATCTTGTCACATATTGAAGATGGTTCTTTACATGTGAATTGTGCATGTTTGATTGCGGATAAAGAAAATGCGTATGCTAGAGTTCGTGCGCATAATCATGGAGTAGAAGAGTTTTATTTTAATCCAAAGGGATATGATGGTAAAGCGGGTTATGAAGCGGCAATCTTAGAGGTATTAAAAGAAAAAAAGGTTGATTTGATTGTGTTAAGTGGATATATGCGTTTTATTGGACACACTTTATTGAGTGCTTATCCAAATCGTATCATCAATTTACATCCGGCTTATTTACCTGAATTTCCAGGAGCTCATAGTATTGCAGATGCGTATGAGGCAAAAGTAGCACAAACTGGAGTTACAGTTCATTTCGTAGACGAAGGTGTAGATACAGGTCCTATTATTCGTCAAGAAAGAGTAGCAATCGACCCATCTTGGGATCTTGAAACATTAGAATCGCATGTACATGCGATGGAATATGATTTGTTCTGGCAAGTCATTGAACAAGTCGCAAAAAGTATAGAGGAGGAAAAATAATGAAGCGAGCATTAGTAAGTGTATCCGATAAAACTGGTTTAGTTGAATTTGTACAAGGATTAGTAGATTGTGGATATGAAATCATTTCTACTGGAGGAACAAAAAAAGCTCTTGAGGCAGCTGGAATTCATCCAATTGGAATCAGTGATGTGACTGGTTTTCCAGAAATTATGGATGGTCGTGTGAAAACTTTACATCCAAAAGTTCATGGTGCATTACTTTGTGTTCGTTCAAACCCAGATCATGTACGTCAATTACAAGAATTAGGAATTGAGTATATTGATTTGGTTTGTGTGAATCTATATCCTTTTAAAGAAACTGTATTAAAACCAGGTGTAACACACGAAGAAATTATTGAAAATATTGATATTGGTGGTCCAAGTATGCTTCGTAGTGCTTCTAAAAACTATCAAAGCATTCCGGTTCTTTGTGATCCAAAAGATTATGATAAAGTTCTTGAAGAAATTAGAGAAAACCAAGAAACAACATTGGAAACGCGTGAGCGTTTAGCTGCAAAAGTATTCCGTCATACAGCTCGCTATGATGCGATGATCGCAGATTATTTAACGAAGAAAACACATGAAGAATTCCCAGAAAGTATGACAATTACTTTTGATAAGGTTCAAGACTTGCGTTATGGTGAAAATCCTCATCAAAAGGCTGCTTTCTATAAAGGAATGAATCCTCAATATTCTTTGGCAAATGCGACTCAGCTTCATGGTAAAGAATTGTCTTACAACAATATTCAGGATGGAAATGCGGCTATTGAAATCTTAAAAGATTTTGAAGGTCAATATGCAGCTGTAGGTGTAAAACACATGAATCCATGTGGAGTTGGTATTGGTGAAAATATTGAAGCGGCTTGGGATAAAGCTTATGAGGCTGATTCAATTTCGATTTTTGGTGGTATCGTAGCGTTGAACGCAAAGGTTGAAAAGGGATTGGCAGAAAAATTATCTAAGATTTTCTTGGAAATCATTATTGCGCCAGACTTCTCTGACGAAGCGTTGGAAATCTTAACTCGTAAGAAAAATATTCGATTAATGAAATTAGATACTAGCTTATCTGTTTCAAGTGCGTTAAAATATACAAATGTTAATGATGGTCTATTGGTTCAAGAGATGGATCAGCATACAATTAATGAGGAAGATTTAACATGTGTGACAAACCGTAAACCTACAGAGGAAGAAATCAAACAATTGTTGTTTGGTTGGAAAGTTGTTAAGCATGTAAAATCAAATGCGATTGTCTTGGTAAAAGATGATATGACAATTGGCGTTGGTGCAGGACAAATGAACCGTGTTGGTGCAGCTAAGATTGCGATTGAACAGGCTGGTGAAAAGGCGAAAGGTTCTGTATTGGCAAGTGATGCTTTCTTCCCAATGCCAGATACAGTTCAAGAAGCTATCAAAGCGGGTGTGACTGCAATCATTCAGCCGGGTGGATCTATTAAGGATCAACTTTCAATTGATGAATGTAATGAACATGGCATCGCAATGGTATTTACAGGGGTTCGTCATTTTAAACATTAATATATAAAAGAGTCTGTATAGACTCTTTTTCATAGTTTGGAAGGGTCTATCATGGATAAGAAAAACAAAATTATTATTATTTCTCTATTATCTGCATTATTAATTGTACTATGTGTATTTGCGGTTGAAATGAAGAACACTGAGAAAAAGGCATATCAGGGGATATCTGAAATCGGAGAAGATCAAAATACGGAAGTTGAAAATAAAGATAATAGTCAATTTATTGATATGTCTTTGGCAAAAGATATAGAAGCGTATTTTCAAGAGAATGGTATTGATCATGAAAAAGTAGCATACTGTATCACAGATTTAGAACATAACATTAAATATAGTATGAATGAGAAGGATGAGTTTATTGCAGCGAGTATTTATAAATTACCATTGGCAATGCTATATTATGATAAAATAAATGAGGGTGAGTATACATTAGATTCAACATTTACATATAGTGGATATATGCATGAGGGTGCAGGGGTTATTAGTTCGAATTATGGTATCGGTAGTCAAGTTCCTTTAAGTGATCTTTTAAATGATTTAATAATATACTCTGATAATGATGCGGGTCATATTTTATATGAAAATCTTGGTGGCTGGAAAGAATATAAGGAAGCAATGACAAAATATACAAATTCTATCAGCGAGAATTATTATACAATGGATAATGTTACAACGGTTAATACAATGAATGATGTGGTGACCTATTTATATGATCATAAAGAAGACTATAAAGTTTTGATTAAAAATATGGAAAAGGCAGAACCAGGTGAATATCTAGATAGGGATACACAATTGAGTATGCCTCAAAAGTATGGTATGTATGATTATGCTTTAAATAGTGTTGGTTTTGTAGAATGTAATACATCATATAGTATAGTTGTTTTAACGAGTTTAGGGGATAAAGGTGCCGATGTTATGGCAAATATCAATCGTATTGCTTATGAGCATTTTAAATAGAG
>SAMEA3387447__coassemble_3904_pt1 | contig 8600 bp, 9 predicted proteins | sample SAMEA3387447__metabat2_low_PE_013 | metagenome-assembled genome bin SAMEA3387447 (sample SAMEA3387447) | Felis catus | biome: Faeces | place: United Kingdom | collected 2012
GGCACGTCATTTAGACGTGTGACTTTTTTGCAGAAAAAGTCTTTTCTTGTTTCTTGTTGACAAATTATTCTGTGTAGGGTATATCTTAAGAGATTAGATTTAACTAACTATCACTAAATGCAATTATGGAATCGCTTTTTTCACTTGTTTAATAATTTGATTTCATAAGATGAGGACATTTTAAAAATGTCCTTTTTTGTTTACAAATTTAAAAAAGTAAGATTATACTAACCGTAAGTTATAAACAACTAATTCTAACTTACATTCATAGTTCTAAGGAGGATATATATTATGAAAGACGGATGGAAAAACAAAACAATGTGGACTTTTATTGGAGGTGCAGCGACAGCTCTAGCTGGGTCTAAGTTTTTAAAAAGTAACACAGCCCATGATTTAGCTGTTAAAGGTTTAGCTGGTGGAATGAAGCTTAAATCGGACACAACTTATAAGTATGAGACAATTAAAGTGGATGCAAAGGATTTATTAGAAGAAGCCAAAGTTCAACACGAAGGCGAATAAAATGAGTAGTTTTACTATTGTCCATGACATTCCGGGTCGAATGCGAATTCGCTATGGAAAGAATAAGTTTTCTAGTGTTCAGGGCGAAGTTTTAAAAAAGGATCTTTATGCATGGCCTATGATTGAGAGTGTGGAGGTCATCAACGTTACGGGTAGTGTTTTGATGTCGTATGACAAAGCACAAAAAGGTTTGTTACTGAATAAACTAAAGAATTTAGATATCCAATATCTTCAAAATGCAGATACTTCTTCGATTGTAGTTCATTCACAAACACCAGAAGCTATTGCTATGAGTCGAGAATATATGAATCGGTTCTTTAAGATTATTGGTAAACGTTATTTCATTAAATGTTTTTACCAATGGGACTTGGCAATGCGATTACGATTTATAAGTCCATTCAGTTTATTCGAGAAGGATTTAATTCACTTTTACAATGTAAAATCAATGTTCCTTTATTGGATGCCACAAGCATTGGTGTAAGTTTAATTCAAAAGAATTATACGATTGCAGGAAATATTATGATGTTACTAAATATTTCTGATTTGTTAGAAGATTACACACGTAAGAAAACAAAATTGGAATTATCCAATAGTTTATCGATTCAATTTGATAAAGTGTGGATTTTAGAAGATGGTGTAGAACAAGAGATTGCCATGTCTAAGCTTTAAAAAGGGGATGTAGTCATCTCAAAAATGGGTTCTATGATTCCAATCGATGGAGAAGTCGTGGATGGAGAAGCAATGATCAATGAATCTAGCTTTACGAGAGAGCCTCTTTCTAAACATGTAAAGAAAAATGACACAGTATTTGCGGGTACTTTAGTTGAAGAAGGCAAACTGTTTATTCGTGTTCGTAATTTACAAGATGAAAGTCGCATTAGTAATATTGTTAAGATGATTGATACAAATGAATCATTAAAGGCAAGTATTCAAGCTAAGGCTGAGTATTTGGCAGATTCTATTGTTCCATTTAGTTTTTTAGGTTTCTTTGGCGTTTTAGCTTTGACAAGAAATGTAACACGCGCAACATCAGTATTGATGGTGGACTATTCTTGTGCCATTCGATTATCGACTTCCATTGCGGTTATTAGTGCTATGCTAGAAGCTAGTAAACGAAATGTTTTAGTAAAAGGTGGTAAGTATTTAGAGGCAATCAAAGATGCGGATGTGATTGTCTTTGATAAGACGGGTACTTTGACAAACGCCAATCCAACCGTAAAGAAAGTAGTTCCTTTAAATGGGTATACGCGTGATGAAGTATTAAGGATTGCAGCTTGTCTTGAAGAGCATTTTCCTCATAGTGTAGCCAATGCGATTGTAAACCAGGCAAAAAAGAAGGCTTAATTCATGATGAAGAGTATGCCAAGGTTGAATATATCCTTGCGCATGGTATTGCGACAAGATTTTATGGTAAGCGTGCCATTATTGGTAGTGATCATTTAATATTTGAAGATGAAGGTATTCCAAAAACAGAAGAATTAAACGAAACGATTGGTTCTTTAGAAAGTGAAGTAGCCGAATCTATGATTTATCTTGAGATTGACAATCAAGTCGCTGGAATTATCAGTATTTATGATCCTTTAAAGCTTGAGGAAAACAAGCTAATCATAATTTAAACACATTAGGAATGACTAAAGTCGTTATGTTGACAGGGAATTGTGATAGTGCCGCAAAAGCAGTGGCTCATGAATTGGATTTAGATGATTATCGTGCATCAGTTTTACCAGAAGATAAGGCTGCATATATTAAGATGTTGAAGGATCACGGACATACTGTGATTATGGTTGGAGATGGTATCAATGATACGCCAGCACTCTCAACGGCAGATGTTTCTATTTCTATGCAGGATAGTTCAGATTTAGCTCGAGAACTCGCGGACATTACACTTGTTTCAAGCAATTTAAATGAGCTTGTTATACTTCGTCGACTTGCTATGAATTTATTCGAGCGTATTCATGCGAATTATCGTTTTATCGTGGCCTTTAATTCAAGCTTGATTGGACTAGGTGCTTTAGGCTTGATGAGTCCAAACACTACAAGCTTATTACATAACGGATGTACGTTTGCGATTGCTGCATCATGTACGCGTAATTATTTATAAAAAAACTGGATTTTTGACCCAGTTTTTTTCTATATAGCCTTTGAAATATATCCAACGTTAGATAAAGTATTGATTAATTCATCTATTGGATGTTGTTGTTTAGATAATATAGTCACGGTATTATCTTCTGTGTTTACTTTTGCATTAAAGCCTTCTTGGCTATTGAACGCATTTTCAATGGTATGAACACAATTTTGACAATGAATGTCATATACTTTTAAAACGGCTTTGTAAGGGTAATGCTTTTTGTTTTTATCTTTTACCCTTACTTTTTTTATGGTTTCACTAGAACCACAACATCCTGATGTGGCTCTTTTTTTCGTGGAACGAATTCCAATACAGATAATAATTACTAAAATGACACATATAATAATTGTTGGTAAGTTCATATGTTTAATCCTCCAATGAAAAAATACACCAAATAGTTAGAACAGTCAAACTAAGTTAATCATGTGTAACTTTTTGTTGACATTGCTTTATTGTAAGAGTAAACTAACTGTGTTAGAAGTGTCTAACTAGGAGGGTTCGATATGCCATTATCTTTTGCAGATTTAAATTCGATCAATACAATCAAAAAAATTGGTGGTTCTAAAGAACAACAACGACACTTAGAAAACTTAGGCTTTGTGCCTGGGACTGTGATTGTGATTGTGAGTAAAACCAATGGAAATGTAATTGTGAATGTCAAAGAGGTTCGAATAGCCATTAGTGAAGAACTCGCAAGAAAGATCATGGTGTAGAAAGGAGTAATTATGACTTTAAAGGAAGTTTCAATTGGTCAAACAGTTACTGTAAAAAAATTGTCTGGTCAAGGAGCAACAAAACGAAGAATTATGGATATGGGAATTACTAAAGGAGTAAGTGTAACTGTTCAAAAGGTAGCACCATTAGGAGATCCTATTGAATTAACCGTTCGTGGATATCAATTATCGCTTCGTAAAGCCGACGCAGAAATGATTGAAGTAGAGTAAAGTTAAAAATAGGAGGGAATTATGTCAATTCAAGTCGCATTAGCAGGTAATCCGAACTGTGGTAAAACTACATTGTTTAATGGTTTAACAGGTGCTACACAATATGTAGGTAACTGGCCAGGGGTTACAGTTGAGAAAAAAGAAGGAAAGTATAAGGAAGATAAAGATATTAAAATCACGGATTTACCAGGTATTTATTCATTATCACCATACACTTTGGAAGAAGTTGTATCTCGTGAATTTTTATTAAATGGAAATGTTGATGTTGTGTTAAACATCATTGATGGTTCTAACTTAGAAAGAAACTTATTTTTAACAACACAAATTTTAGAGTTGGGTATTCCAACAGTTGTTGCGATCAACATGTTGGATGTCATTGAAAAAAGAAAAGATACAATTGACTATAAAAAGTTATCAAAAGAATTAGGTTGTCCTGTATTACCAATTTCAGCTTTGAAAAACACAGGAATCAAAGAGTTGATGGCTGAGGTAAAAAAGGTGGCGAATACGCAATGTAAAGCTAAAAATATTTATGCAGGTAAAGTATTAAATGCATTGAATACTATTGAAACAAGTTTGCCTTCAAGTATTGAAGCAAGTCGTCGTTTCTTCTATGCCGTTAAATTGTTTGAAAGAGATGATAAGATTGAAGCGGCTATCAAATCAAAGGCAGATGCAGATGTGATTGAAACTGTAGAAAAGTCAATGGATGATGATAGTGAATCAATTATTACAGATGCTCGTTATACATATATCACAAGTGTAATTAAAGATTGTTACAAAAAAGGATCTAAAGAAGTATTAACTACTTCGGATAAGATCGACCGTATTGTCACTAACCGAGTTTTAGCACTTCCAATATTTGCCCTTGTAATGTGGTTTGTATATTATATTTCAGTAACTACAGTAGGAACTATTGTAACTGACTGGACAAATGATGTCTTGTTTGGTGAAATTATTCCTCCTGCAGTGGATAGTTTCTTAACTTCAATTCAATGTGCAGATTGGTTACATGGATTGATTGTGGATGGTATTATTGGTGGTGTAGGTGCTGTCATTGGCTTTGTACCACAGATGCTAGTATTATTCTTCTTCTTAGCTATCTTGGAAGATTGTGGATATATGGCACGTGTTGCCTTTATCATGGACCGTATTTTCCGTAAGTTTGGATTATCAGGAAAATCATTTATTCCTATGTTGATTGGTACAGGTTGTGGTGTGCCTGCTGTTATGGCAAGTCGTACCATTGAAAGTGATCGTGATCGTAAGATGACAATCATGACAACAACATTCATTCCATGTGGTGCAAAAATGCCAATCATCGGTTTAATTGCCGGTGCTATTTTCCATGGTGCTAGCTGGGTAGCTCCAAGTGCTTACTTTGTAGGTATGGCAGCTGTTATTATTTCTGGTATTATGTTAAAGAAGACAAAATTATTTGCCGGAGATCCTGCTCCATTCGTCATGGAAATGCCAGCATACCACACACCTCGTGCAGTTAATGTATTAAGAAGTATGTGGGAACGTGGTTCAAGCTTTATTAAAAAGGCTGGAACAATTATCTTATTATCTACAATCGTATTGTGGTTCTTACAAGGATTTGGATGGGAAAAAGGTGCATTTGGCATGGTTGATGATATTGATCATTCAATTCTATCTTCAATTGGACAAACATTCGCATGGATCTTCTCACCACTTGGTTGGGGCGATTGGAAAGCTGCAGTTGCTAGTGCAACAGGTTTAATTGCCAAAGAAAATGTTGTCGCAACATTTGGACAATTATATGGATTTGCTGAAGTCGCTGAAGAAGGAAATGAATTCTGGGGACAATTATCGGCAAGCTTTACACCACTAGCTGCCTATTCATTCATGGTATTTAACTTGTTGTGTGCTCCATGTTTTGCAGCAATGGGAGCTATCAAACGTGAAATGAATAACACAAAATGGTTTTGGATTGCCATTGGGTATCAATGTGGATTCGCTTATGTATGTTCACTGATCGTTTATCAATTAGGTAGTTTATTCAATGGTGGATCTTTTGGATTTGGAACGATTGTTGGATTTATCTTATTGATTGGTTTAATTTATTTGTTGGTTCGTCCATCAAAAGAAAGTGATACTGCTGAAGTTGAATTTGCGGTAAAATAATGTAAAAGGAGGGGTTTCATGAATCTATCAACATTTCTAGTTTTATTGGTTGTATGTGCATGTGCAGGCTTTGCTTGTCGAAGCATTTATAAAGATAAAAAGAGTGGAAAATCAAGTTGTGGTGGAGGTTGTTCACATTGTGGCAGTCATTCGATGTGTGAAAATCCCAAGGCATTTTTTGATCAGATAAAAAAAGAACAATTTAGTAAATAAGAGCATCGAAAGGTGCTCTTTCTTTTGGTATAATAGGTGAAAGAATAGAGGAAAATAAAATGAATTTAAAAGAAAAATATGCAGACTTAATTGTTCGTTCGGGCTTGAATGTTCAAAAAGATCAAATAGTAGTTGTTCGTGCTAACGTAGAAATGAATGAATTTGTTCGTTTGATTGTGAAATCATGTTTTGATGTTGGCGCAAAAGATGTAATTGTTCGCTATAGTGATGATGAAATCAATCGTATGAGATATCTTTCAGGTAATTGTATGCCTTATGATTATGAAGCTTTATTCCATAATGAAACGGCTGAAAAGGGAGCTTGTTATTTGAGCTTAGTTGGTGAAGATCCTGATGGAATGAAGGGGGTAGAGCCAAAATTAATGGCAAATTATCGAAAGGCATTAAGAGGAATGACACAGCCATATCGTGATAAATTGGATTATATGCATGCAGCATGGTGTGTGGCCAGTGTTCCAACTATGGCTTGGGCTAAAAAGGTATATCCAGAATCAGAAGATGCATTATCTGATTTGTGGAATGCAGTATTAAAAATTAGTCGTGTAGACGAAAAGGATGCCAATGAAAACTGGAACGAGCATCGTGCATCTTTTGATAAGCGAGTTCATATTTTAAATCATTTAGATATCGAAAGTGTTCATTATACAAATTCTTTAGGAACGGATTTAGTAGTTGAACTTCCAGAAGGTTATGTATTTGCAGGTGGAGGATCCTTTTTAGATAATGGTAACTACTATTTCCCAAATATTCCTACAGAAGAAATTTTTTCTGCACCTAAAAAGACGGGTGTAAATGGTAAATTATATAGTGCTTTACCTTTGGCTTACAATGGTGCAATTGTAAAAGATTTCTGGTTTGAATTTAAGGATGGGCAAGTTGTGGATTATGATGCCAAAGAAGGAAAAGAGGTTTTGACTAGTATTTTAGAAACGGATGAAGGGTCAAAATATCTTGGCGAAATTGCCTTAGTTCCTTATGGATCGCCTATTAGTGCATTGGATACTTTGTTTTATGAAACACTGATTGATGAAAATGCTTCATGTCATTTTGCCTTGGGTGCAAGCTATAATGAATGCATTGAAAAAGGTTTAGAAATGAGTGAAGAAGAATTGTTGGAACATGGTATGAATCAATCGTTTACGCATGTAGATTTCATGGTAGGAACCAGTGATTTATCGATTGAAGCTACATTAAAAAATGGTAAAAAGATCCATATTTTCAAGAATGGTAAATACACAAGTGAATTTGACGAATATACATTAAATTAGTACAATATTATAATTGGAGGGATATTTATGGCAAATGAAAATGAAAAGAATCCCAGTGCTTTAGAAGAGCTTAGACGTCTAAAAAGAACGGATCGAATTAAATCTTTAGATATACATGAACCAGAATTACATGATTTTAATGCTGAAAACATTTTCCATATTGATGAAGAGCCAGAAAAGAAGACCATCTTTGGAAAACGAAGCGCAAGAACACATGTAAAAATCAATGAGAATATTTTTGACGATGAAGTTGCAGAGTCAGTAGATATCACACCTAGTACTTCAATTGAAGAAGTAGAGGCACCTATTGAAAAGCATGTTGTGGAAGAGCCAAAAGTAGATGATAAGCCATTGGTTGAAGAAAAACCAAAATTCATTGAAGAAGAACCAAAAGTGGTTGAAGAACCTGAAAAGATTGTTGTTGAAAAATTGGATGTTGATGATGATTTTACAACAGAATCAATTGAAAACGAATTAAAGTCTTTTAATGCGAAACCAATTGAGGAAGAACAACCAGTTCAAGAAGTATTGGATGATGAAGAAGATTTTGAGGACGAATATGTGGATGACGATGAAGGTGAAGATGAAGATCTTTATGAGGAAAGAAAGAAATTCTTATATGCGGAATATCCAAAAATAGAACAATATCTTCAAGATAAATCTAGTGAAGGTTATCACTTTGTGCGTCAAGAAGGAAAGAAATATTTCTTTAGAAAAGGTCAGCCCAAAACGTATTATTATTCTATGAACTATTTTGTGGATGAGCCAGATGCAGATCAATGGCGCGAGTGGGAATCTGATGGATGGAAATTGGTTTCTAAATCAGATGGTAAAAAGAAAAGTGATGCGGGTTGGTTTACTTTTAGAAATGAAGAAGAAGATGGAGAATATCGTAAAGAAATTGATAATGATTCAGAAAAATTCCGTTTCTTTAAGAAATATTCAAGTTCATGTCGCTCAACAATGTTCTTAGTGTTTATTTGTATGGCATGTTGCGTTGTGACAGGACTATTACAAGTGTATTTCCAAGGCTATTTAGCAGGAATCGTATTATGCGCAGGTCTATTCTTAATTTCATTTATTGTATTCTGCATGTATGGCAGAATGCTTAGAAAATCTAAGAAGAGGGCTCGTGAATTAAAATCTAAATTAAGGATTCGTGAAAGTCGTGCAATCGAAGAAAGTAAAGATTTCTATGATACTTCTGAAAGTGAAGAAGAATTAGATACAGATTGGAACACTTTAGAACAGCATACGGGTAAAGAAAAGAAACATCTATTCAGACGTGTAGATCGTGAAGATGAAGAGTAAAAAGGAGGCAAATTTTGCCTCCTTTTAAACTGTCATAATTTGTACATA
>SAMEA3387447__coassemble_5512_pt1 | contig 4819 bp, 4 predicted proteins | sample SAMEA3387447__metabat2_low_PE_013 | metagenome-assembled genome bin SAMEA3387447 (sample SAMEA3387447) | Felis catus | biome: Faeces | place: United Kingdom | collected 2012
CGTTTTTAGGTGTTTTAAAATGTTGCCTGGGATTATAATATTTCTTTTAATTTAGCAATTAGTCCTAAATCTGCAGGTAGCCAATCTACTAAGTCTAATGTGTCTTTAGTAAGCCATTTTGCGGATTCGTGTTCTAATAGAGTTAAATTTCCTTCAAGGATTGTACAAATGAAACATTCCATGGATAGGTGGAAGTTTGGATAGTCATATTCGACTGTATCAAAGTATTCTTCGACTTGAATGGTTGTATCTAATTCTTCTTTGATTTCACGAACAATGGCTTGTCTACTTGTTTCATCCGGTTCAACTTTTCCTCCAGGAAATTCCCATCCGTCTTTGAATTCGCCATAGCCTCTTTGGGTGGCGAATATTTTATTTCCATCTTTAATAATGGCGGCTACTACGTGTATTGTTTTCAAAAAATCACTCCTCTACAATGTATCGATAAATGTCTTCTCTTACGGGTGTATCCAATTGCCATAAGATTTCGACGGCTGTTTTTTGTGTGTTTGGCATCACAAACTGTTTGGTCTTATCTATCTCTGCTTGCATATGGCCTAGATAATAGAATTCTTTGCTTGTTTTATCATCTTTGTTCTTTCGCACAAACAAATGAACTTCAATCCCTCTTTCTTTGGCGTACAAGAAGTTTTGTACGTCATCACTGCTTGTGGTTCTTCCGGATTTGGATATCGCAATCAATTGACTTTCATTGATAAAATGATCTTCATATTTGATGGTATCTTGAATGTCGTTTGCCTTGTCATAATTGATAAAGACAGGGAATGTTTTGGTTGTTTGATCATATTTGTATCCGCCAATATTTAATGGAACTTCATTGTGTTGCCAATTTAATAAGCGACAGGCATCTTCGTATGTATATTTTTGATAAAGAACAAAGTTTGTATCTTTATATGTATTCTTATAATGTTTATTATATTGATCCAATGCATATTCAATGATTTCTTTTACCATGGATTTAAATTCGTTGTTTTCTAAACATGTCTTAAATGGTTTTGAAATCTTCTTGTCTTCAATAAAAATACAATCTTTAAACGTATTCTTTCCAGATCCAGTTGGAAATTCATTGGTGAAGATGTTTAATACATTTGTTTGGGATAGATCATTTGTATATTCTTGATCGTTGATTAAATCTTTTAGTATTTCAAGCTCTATCTTTCTTTTTCCATTGGCAAGTTTTGTACAAATAAACTTAATAAAGTTTTCTTCAAGTTCATTTAAGCTTACTTTATAATCCTTTTCATATTTCTTTAAAAAGGCATAATAAGATCCTAGTGATTTGTTGTCGAAAATTCTTTGTACGTCAATTTCTCCATACGTTTCAAAATCCATAAGAGTAGGGATTCTTCCAAGTTTATTCTTTAGATTTTTATAGCTATCCTTAATGAGCTTGATATCCGCAAAATTGGCGGTGTCAATCGACGCAAAAATTTGTTTCTTACTGATTTCATCAAAGTGAATCGTACTCGATCCTGGAATAATTCTTTCACCTTCAAGTACATAGCGTCTTATGTTGTCTTTGTTGTAAGAACGATCTCCAGATAGGGCGATTGGAATCATGAAGTTGTTTTTGTAGTTTCCAATGAAGTCTAGAATGACAACATATTCTTTGTCTTTTGATTTTCTTAGGCCTCGACCTAGTTGTTGGACAAAGACAATGGGCGATTGTGTAGGTCTTAATAGGACAACTTGATTGATTTCAGGTATGTCGACACCTTCATTAAAAATATCTACAGTTAAAATGTATTGTAGATAGTCACTTCTTGTATCGGATACTAAGCGATCGATCGCATCTTCTCTTTTTTCTTGAGAATCCTCTCCACTTAAAGCTATAGTTCGATATCCTCGTAGATTTAATCTTTCACTAAGGGCAGCCGCTTCTTTCTTGGAACTGCAAAACATGAGTCCTTTGACTCTTTCTCCACTATATCCATAGTAATTGGTTTGTTCGATAATGTAGTCCACTCTTTGGTTGGATGTTAAATAGTTGAAATCGGTAAAATCTGTTTCGTTTCCGTTGGTTAAAAAGTCAGTAATGCCAAAATAGTGGAATGGACATAATAAGTTTTCTTCTAGAGCTTGTTGAAGACGAATTTCATAGGCAATATTATGGTCGAAGGCTGCATATACATCAAAGTCATCGGTTCTTTCTGGGCTTGCGCTCATTCCTAGCCAAAACTTTGGTTTAAAGTAGTCCATGATTTCTTGATAGCTTTTAGCTCCAATGCGATGTGCCTCATCAATGATGATGGTATCGAATGTATCAGGGGCAAAACTTGAATACACTTCTTTTTTAGACATCGTTTGCATGGTTGCGAACAAGTAGTCTACATCTGTATCCTTGCTGTTTCCAGATAAAAGCCCAAATGTCTTTGTATTTTTAAATACATTTTTGTAGCTTTGAAGAGCTTGTTTGGCAATCTGCTCTCTATGCACTAAAAATAGGGCTTTCTTGGGATTCTGATCTTGTAAGGCAAAGGCTGAGGCATACGTCTTTCCTGTTCCTGTGGCTGAAATCAACAAACTCTTTGATTCATTCTCATTGCGAAGCTTTCTAAGATTGGAAATAAAGGCTTGCTGCATAGAATTTGGAATTAACTGTTTAGAAGGTAATTTAATTTCTTCTTTTTGTTTCACCTTTTTGTATTCTTCATAATGCACTCTATATGCACCAATAAATGCATTGTAGGAATATGTATTTGGATGATTCCATAATTCTTCAAATTCATCTAACATTTCTGATACAAACTCACCGGATTTTGTGGACACAATTTTTGTATTCCATTCTCGATTTGTAGTAAGTGCTGTATTTGTCATATTACTAGAACCCACAAGGATCTTGTAGATTTCATCGGATTGAAAGATATATCCCTTGGTATGAAAACCATTCTTTGAGTCGGGTACTAGATACATTTTAAGTTCAATATTCGAAAATGTAGCGAGTTTATCTAAGGCTTTAGGATCACTAAATGCCAAATAGTCCGTTGTAAGAATTTTACCTTTGATGCCTTTATCTTCTAAAGTACGAAGCGTTTGAAGTAAGGGGGTAATTCCTCCCATCGTAATGAAGGCTACACTGATTAAAAAGGAGTCGCAGTGTAATAATTCATCTTCAATGGTGCTTAGTACTTTTCTTCCATTCTTATAGTCGTTTGAAATAAATTGAGGTCGATATAATACGTTGGAAGATATATTTTTGTCTAAAAATGCGGTAGATAGGCCGCTCTGTATATTTTGATAGTTCATACCTAACATTATACCAGCATTAAAATGAAATCATAGATCGAAAAGGCTATAATAACAGTATAAGACCAGAGGTATAGGAATGGAAAATATAATAATTTCAAAAGAGTTTCTAGATTGGTATGACTATTACAATGATTGTAAAGATAAGTATTCAAGTTTAGTAAATGATGTAGAGAATAAACTAATTTGTGGTGAATATAAAGATATTGAACTTTCTTTTTCAAATATGAATACGAATAATTTGAATCGTGATATAGATAGTCTTGAAAAGATTCATATATTAATGATGCAGGGAAGTACAAGTCAGATTAATGTAGAAATTGAATTTGTGAAAGAGAAGATGTTAGAGTCTTGTTTAAATGTAAACTTTGGTATATTATGCAATCCTTTGGCGAGTACTCTATATCGTATGATTTTAGATTCTAGTAAAACAAAGAAGCATATTCAGGATGTTTCTAAACAATGTAAAGAAAATGATTTCTACATTTCTGTATTTATTCCTATTTACTTAAGACACTTTTATGCATCTATTTGTGAAGAGTGTATTAAGGGATATAGTTCGTATGATTTTATGAAGTTAGTAAATTCTTTAATTGAAGAAGATAAATTTAGTGAAGCTTGTAGTCTTTGTCCAATCTATGAAGGGATTTATATTCATGCTAATAAAAAGGGTTTACTTACAAAAGAGTTAATACAGGTAATGCATCTGTATGGTGTGGATGTACCTGTTACTAAAAAAGAAACGAAACTGCCTAATATACCTACAAAAGCAGAGAGAAAGATGTCTAAGAAGTTAGATATAGAAACACGTAAGAAAATCGTTGGTGATGGAGTTAAGAAAATCTTGGATATGAGTGATGATGAACTGATTCGAAAATATGATGGTAAGTCAGAGGATGAAATTAAGACAATGTTAAAGAATGATCCTTGTTTTGATTCATCCTTAATGGATGAATCGATGTTTGAGTTTCTTAGCTTATTAACTTGTTTTAGTATTGAATTTGAGGATGCTTTTATTGATTGGTTAGCCGGTTTTATCCTTAGAAGATTATATGATATACATTTAAGGTTTTCGGTGAATATCCCACCAAAAGTTCAAACAACAAAGAAACAAAGTGATTATTCAAATCAGGAAAGAGTTTTGCCTGAAGCTGATCCTAGTGAAAATTATCAGGAAAAAAAAGGTCATTCAACCAAATAATGAATCTAAGGGTAGGGGTGGAATTATTTTCTTGATTATTCTTGGACTATTATTTGGATATGGATATATTTCTTTGAAAAAGGAAGAGGCAGAATGGGAAACGCAAATGGAACAGTATCGTCTTGAGAATAGGCGTCGTACGGAATTGAGTGAGTTTAAGGCAAGGGAAGAGAAACGTAAAAAGAAAGAGGGGCAACGTTCAAACTCATCATCATCTTCTTCGTCCTCATCTTATGATGAAGGAAGTGATGATGCATATTTTGGTGATTATGATGAGAATCGTTACGATAACGATGAAAATTATCGTGATGGTGTAGATGATATGTTGGATGAACTGGGAGAATAAAGAAA